>Ga0209187_1000022_pt1:0-35000 | contig 357861 bp, 295 predicted proteins | sample BantaG_FD_187430 | JGI IMG/M metagenome (GOLD analysis project Ga0209187, IMG submission 187430) | Marine algal microbial communities from Bantry Bay, Ireland - BantryBay_4 metaG (SPAdes) (version 2) | ecosystem: Host-associated > Algae > Red algae > Unclassified | place: Bantry Bay...
ATCGGAATGTTGTTGTTGCTCAATCAGATCGGCCCATTGCTCACGGGTCATGCGAGGACGCATTTTACTCATTAGTTATCTCTTCAGTTTGTGGAGGTGGAGCTGAAGAATCGGTTACGCTGAGGATCTTGGCAACATGTGCTCGATGCATCGCTTACTCTGAAACGCCATAACATTTTCGAAAATAAAAAAACGTGGCCTTATTTGCTTCACGATTTCTATGGATTCTACGACTAAACTATTCTTCTTTATTTCTTCTCCATTCTTCTTATGATTTATTACACTTATGCCTTGACAAGGCGGAGTGGCAACAACTAAATCTATTCTATCGTTTCCAACTTTCTCCCATTTCTTTATTTCAGAATAAATTTTTTCCTTAACTTCTGAAGTACCAATATCGCCAGATACATAGCCAGATTCGTTATCACAAATTTCATTCACTTTCTGAATATTTAGTCTTTTTGAAAGCAATTCGTTTGTAGCAACACAATGAAATCCTTCTTGTTTAAAGCCATAGCAACCGACACCAGCGGAGCTAAATAGCGTCACATAGGTGAGATCATTGTTACGTAACATTTATTTTTTCTCTTTCCTTTTTCAATTTTTAAACAGTAGGCCAATTTTGAATTCGACCAGAATGTAAGCGAACACACGTCAACATAAAGCTGACTTCTCCTGCAAGAGATAGATCTTTCTCACTCTACAACAGCCTTTAGCAGTCTGACAAATTAACAGGATAAAAGGTGAATTTAGTTACAAACGATTGGAACGATAGTTAAACTTTCAGGAACAATGGGGTCATTATTTCAGATTTCAGCGCCCAAAATACCAACTTATCCTAGTCTGAACGCAATGCGATTTAGTGACGCCAGATCAGGAATGTGTCACTGCAAAAATGTATAAATTCTCACAACCAATAACTAGCATTATAACGCATGCAATCATTTCCCATCGCAATTCAGAAATTGATACCCCCAGCATACGTACTTTCATATAAAGGCCTCCACCTATATCAACGCAGGCTTGTTTTCCTTGCGGGTTTGCGGACTCGTTTCACTTCCGAGTTAGAGATGGGATCAGGTGGTACCGAGTTTCTGCTGGAGTATCAACAAAAGCAGTAGAAATAAAAAAAACCGCAAACGCGCGCCGTACAATCGGCCCGGCACATAGTCTTCGCCAGGCAAATAAAGATACGCACGTAAGGAGTTTTAATAATTTGTTTCTTCTTAGGCAATTTATTCCTCATCCCTCTCTCTGCTCCAGATCTCCCAAGCATCTATATATTCAACTAAATAGGCTGTCTGCCTTGGAGAGGGCACTTGGCGCCATCCCGCTGCGCTGTACCCCAATACTGTTCCGGTGATCTGAATTGGAAATCCATTGTAGTCGGCGTTTGAAGACATCCATTCAATAATTTCCTGCCATTGATCAGCCGTAATATGCATAACCTTCGCCTGCCGATCTCGCTCATCTGAACTCAAAGTTTTTGCTTCACTGGTCTTCTTGGCTTTGAATTTTCCAACATTTGGCATCGCCAAGCCTTCAGCTAACTCGTTTTCGAAATCACTATCAAACTCCAAATCTAGTGATTGAATATGAGCCCAACATTCTCGCTTTTTACACCATTCAGTAACATTTCGATCTCCGGCTGACTCAACTATAGCGCTATGAACTAATGGCATCCAACTCCACAACGTGCGCTCGAATGAATCAGAGATAGACTGCTCTGTCCAAATCTTCGACAAATCCACACGGCCAGCGGTTCTATATGAAATTAGAGAAACGGTGTAAGCAACAGCATTTGCACGATAAGCACTAAACTTTAATTGACGTGCAATTTTCTCTGCAGCTTTGATTATAATCACCGCACATACACTGTCTTTATAGAAATCGTCATCTGGAACCCAGCTCTGACCTCGAGCATCAATTTCCTTCATAAAGGACACAAAACACTTTTGACCACCCAGGCTAACTACGAATGGTTTTGCATCCCAAGCCGTACTTGCTCTACATAATAAAACTTTATCAATCTTTTGCTGACGAGGTGTTTTGACATCAAATGTAGCTTTACGTTTCGGAGTTGTTCCCTCTCTGATACGAGCCACTTCCCACTGGCCTCGAGCTCTTTCGTAAAACCAGCGCGACACCTCACCTGGAACCCAAACCGTTGATGAAAGCTGCTGAAATTTTACGTGAAAAGGATGATTTGCGGAAAAATCTGTCTCATTTACTTTGTTTTGCGTATTCGAATAGCGACTTATAAATGGGACTAGCTTATCAAGCGCGTTCGCATCGATCTGTGTAATTTTTGCCTGCACATATACGTTAGACAGGTCTATTTTGTCTCGATCCTTTGCTCGGTGGATAGAAGCAACTGTTTGTCCACCGTTAACAATTTGCAAGCCTTTCATGCTCTCTATCGCATAGCCTTGATCTGTTTCGAATAATGATATCTCTTCAACCGTTGCAGAAATTCCGTTGTTGTAGGGAAGAAAATACTCAGACTCATTCATGATAGTGTCACGAATCCCTCTGTTCACTTTTCCTCTTGCTTGCAGAAAAGATCGTACATTCAATTCTAATAAACGTGGTCCAAACTCGTGATACAGCTCGTAGAGCACTTCACCTGGTAAGACAGCCATGTAACACCGATGATCATCCGATATATTAGGCCCTACTAAACAAGGAACGGGTTGAGCTACACGCTGCTGCAAATCTATAAACAACGATTCATATGACATACCGGACGCAGATGCTCGAAAAAGACGTTCCAAGTCCCACACCTCAACTCGTACTTCAATTTCATCTAGAGATATCAACTCTGAAAAATCTGGCTGTTTATTGCACTTGCCATCAACCACAAGTAAAATCGTAATATGGGAAACAGCTCGGTGGCTTATGTGCAGCGTTTCCATCAAGTCTCTTTGTGGACTGGAAACCTCCATTCTTTCATATACTGGCGATTTTGCATTCTTATATACTTCTATTGCGGCTTTTGCAGACCTGAGCAGGTCTGCTGGTGCGATTATAGGAAGCCCGTCGCCTTCTTCAGCCCTAATAACGGTGGAAACGAGTTGAACTTGAAATTGATCCTCAGAAACTGCATAGCCATTAATCTTACCAACCGATCTACCAAATTTTTTCTCGAAATATACTATCTGAGATTCAGTTATGAGACCTATATCCTCCAAATCACCTAATAATGTCTCCGTAAGCGCAGCCTCTCTGGACGTAAGAGGTACGATTTTCTCATCGTCTACAAGACCTGATTTGGAATCACGGATGCGCATTTCCAACAATTGGAGATACTCAATAAATTCAGGTTCTAACACGTGCTAATCCTCTATTTTCGCGAGCATCTGCTGCACTAAATCTTCATCTATTGAATATGGTAGACATGCATCGACACTGATTTTATACTTAACATCTTTGACTCCATAAGGAATTGAAGCACGAGTTAATCTGGGGAAATCACCTTCTACAAGAAAGTATTTGAAATCACGACACTTATAAAGTGTTCGTTCATATTCATGCGATAGCACATCGATATACCCTACTTCAAAAAGCCCTTGGTCAAACTTAACCAACGCAGCACCAGTTAGCCCTTCTCTAATTAAACCAACAACATCAACTAAAGATTTCCCACTTGACTCACTCTCATCTATTTCCACAAGAGAGAGTATTATAGTTTTAACCACCGAATCGTCCAATTGCAGTAAATTCGAAATTCCAACAGTTGTAGGCGTGATTGCCCGTGTGGCCTTTACTTCTAATGCAAACTCTTCAAATTGGTAATCCTGGGCAGCTTTATAACAACCTCTCCATCTATCAACTACGTGCTCACCGCCCAAGATTGGAATCAATATTTTGTACATTACAACTAACTCGCCAAACAAGCCTAGTTGCTGATTTTTAGATAATGACAGCGCTGCATACTTCCGCAAAAATTCTTGCCACTGCAACAATCTTTGATGCAATATTTTAGTGGCTTCAAACTCATTGAGTGCAGCACTAAGCTCTCGACAGATATCTTCTGCCAAAACTATGAACAAATCACTATTCGCACCTGAATTCACTTCCAGACAAATTCTTACATAACCATCGGACAACTCTGTATTCTCGTCGATACGAACACTATATCCATTCGTTTCAGGCCAATGAGGTATATTTTCAATAAATGCTTTTCTAGTTGTTATAAGAAGCGCCTCTAAACCGTCTTCGTTTACAAGCGCAGCATTAACCTCTATAGACTCAATCCCAATAATCAAAATCTTAGAATATGAATTAACGTCATCCGCACGCACAATCCTATTGAGCGCTGGCAGATAGAAACTATTAATCATGCTTGTGCTTCAAAATTAGGTTTCATCTAATTCTCGCTGATAGACAGGCGTTACAACATAAGTTACAGGCGTATCATCAATATCTGCAACGCTAGGGAAACTTAGTGCGAAACCTACCATCGTACCTTTTCCGGCCGACGCACCATCTAATGACATTCCAATATCCAACGGATAAATTATCAATAGTCCTTGAGTATGCGGCCTATTTAAACGGATGTATTTACTTCCAGGAGTAATCGGCCTCTTTACTTTCCGCCCATTTCTAACTCCATTGGACTCTTCCCAGCTTAGTTGATCCATTTCTAACGCTTTTTCAACTTGTTCTAAAGTCAAATCAACTTTCTCATCGCTTGGACTAGTTAATACACCAGTTACGAAGTGATTTTCCTCAAGGTATTTTTCTATTTCGTCTGTTTTCTTGGCACTGAATGATCGAGCTGCTTGTTTAATCTCATGCTCTCCTACTTTGATTGGTGCCCCACTACCACCTGAAAACAATACTGTCCAGTTCCGCAAACCACCGTTTCGCATCTGTTTTTCGATATATTCTTTTATAGTACCCGTAATAATAGTCTTAGCATTCTTGTGAACCAGATATGAGGATAGGAACTCTACGACGATGCTACCCGGTACATTTGACCACTTTAAAGCGTTAGAACGTACCGAGTCGTATTTCGCGTGCTTAGTAGATTCAATATTTCTAACCAATGAATTCATTGCATTATAATTTCTCTCTAACGCGTTCTTTTCGATATTGAAGTCAATTGTTTGCAGCAGGGACCCCTGAAAAGATAGTTGTATGCTTTCGCCATAGCGCATTTTTACAGCAGAAGTTACAAGCATTTGAGGATGTGAACGGACCTTAAGCCCAAATTGTTTTGGCGAGCTCCCTGAATCGGCCATGACGTCAAATTCAGACCTTAGTTCTCGAGTAGCTTCAGCGATATGATAAAACCAATTATGTAAACCTTGAGTTGTATAAAGTCGGCAAAGGTCTAAGTACCCTGCTCGATAACCAAACCACCTACCCATTTGCATTAAGGTGTCGTACATTTTCGAGCACCTTAGAAAATAGCTTGCAGAGAGACCCTCTAGGGTCAGGCCACGAGCTAACTTATCACCACCAATTGCAATGACATTCAAGCCATCAGGATAACTATCATAATCAAGGTCACCTGATTCGCCATTTATTTTTCTCACCTCAATAGCACTAGCAGCATTCAGCAATTCATCATAAACTTCGTTCCATTCATGCGTAGCATTATGAAACTGAGAATTACTACCAGCGTTTAATAATTCCGTTGTTGCTCTGTACGAATTTTCATCCCCGTCCCAAAGCTCTTTCAAGTCATTCAGCAATCCCTTGTCGGCCGTTCTATTCCGCAACTTTGATACTATTTCATTCAGAATAAAATCAATCTGCTCATAGATTCTATGTTGCACATCAACAAATCTCGTTACATGCACTAACATTGAGTTGTGAACATTCACATCTCCTCTCAACCTACGAATAGAACAAGTCAATATGAATGACAAAATGGCTTTGTAGAGTGTGGGTGGCACTGTATCTTTTCCCATATACAATGGCACATGATCTTTCTTATGACTGGAAGGCATCCAACTATCAAAACCATCGGACTCACTGTTGTCATCAATGGTTCTTAAAATTGGCAACCCAGCCACAAACTCTCCATTCTCATCTTGAGAACCAAAAACGACTGAAGGACCGATATGATTGGAAGGGGTTGGCAATGAAACTATAAAACTCCGAGGAAATAAATCCTCTCCAATCATTAACCCATCCTCATTGTCGATGCCTGATGCAATTAAGTCATGAATTAGCACATTTGCAAATGGTGTTGCAGTATATCCCACGTAGCTGCTTTGATCGAACAGTGACAGTAGCTTTCTGATTTGTTTATTTAATTTTGTTGGATCATGGTCTTCATTGACTTCGCCTTCTTCAGAAAACGCACCCTTTTTCGTATCGATTGAGCCTACGTCAGACTCATCATCTATAACCAAAAGCGGAATTTTTTCAACATAATTCCGCCCATACTCATCCTTTGCATTACCGAAATTATTTACCCACTGAAGAAGATTTCTTAGGACAGACGCATTTTTTTTTATCACAAACACCATTGGCTTCCCACCAACACTGATTGCAAAATTCCTTGCTGTTGCAGTATTAAAATCGGAACGCTGGGTGGTAACCGACTCAATGATGTCTTTGTCAGGAGTAATTAGTCCCACACCACATTCTTTTTTTCGTTGTATTCTAGGGTCCTTAGCATCGGGCACAAGAGAGTATCCTAACAATCCATTTTCGATTCTGACTTGCGTTTGATATCGTAGACTCTCAGTAAATCCAGTCAGTATCACGATAACTTGATAACCTGCGTCGATGGCTTTGTTAATTGTGCCCACGTAGTGTGCTGTTTTACCCGACTGTACCAATCCAACCACCAACCCTCTTCGGTCCCAAGAATCGGATTTGTCAGGATCCCCAAGATACCCAAGAACTTTATCCGTTGACCTATCGAGCCGATAAAGAACATCATCGTTAAACGCATTTTGTGCTAGTAATGTTCTGTATCGCTCCCAATACTTCCAGTTTTTTTCTCCTTTCACGGCCGGCAACCAAGGAACCCAATCTTCGTCAGCCCCGACCAGATCTCTTTCCCTACCAACTACTGACTGATATTCATATTCCAGCTCCCGAATCATTTTCTTCTTACTTTCTAAATCTAACTCACCAGTTCTAGAATTTTGACTAGCTGCCTCTACTTCACTAGCAATGTCTGTAGAGGTTAGAGACCTTTCCTCCATTATTGTTTGTAAGAAGAGTTTTGTTATTTTTTTTATTAATTTATAATCAGCCATTTAAACTATCCTGCTCTTTAATACTCGATATCAACGCCAGGCATTCTGTAGTTTTGAATGGCGCGAAAGAAGACAATGCCTCCCAAGCCTTGTCGTCACTCATCCCTTTAAGTTGCAATGCGTTGAAGGCTACTAGAATAGTTTCACGAATATTCTGAGTATCTTCACCCTCAAATGGCTGTGCACTTCCATCTTGGTTTTCCGCTGAATCGATCCAAATTCGCTGTACTGGAACCGTTTGCTCGATCAAAACTAGCAAAGCTTCCAAGCTCTCCTGGTGTTCATCGGAAATTGTGGCTAAGAGTGATGAAAATATTTCATGCTTTCGATCAATTTTATAGCTAAACGCACCAATGGAAGAGACCTTCGTAATCCAAGGTCTATCTAATTTAGTATCTTTAGACTTTGTTCTTCTAGCTAGAACTCCACCTCGATGAGCGTAAACATTCTTTGCTTTTTCCCTCACGGATTTGGCAATCCCTGAGAGCCACTGACGGCAAGCCGCCGGTGCGGAAGCTGATGATTTTTTTATATCTATTTGCCAATCGTGGTCAAGTGAATTTGGCAAATCTATTCGTATTCGGGCTAACTTATAATGCTCTTCTTTTTTCCATCCCGAATTTCCCGGTCCCAGCCCTAGCCAATCACCGGGAATTATTAGTCGCTCATTGCGATAAACATAAAATCCCTGTTGTGCGTTCCAACCAGCAGGGCCTGCGGCAGCCCTATGAAGCGCTTCACCACTGCCATTTTGATTTGCGCCAAATCTATCTCTATGCGGAAGCACGAATCCTTTGACTTTAATTTTTTCTCCATGAAGTACCATTTCATCCTCAGGAAATGCCTGAGTCGCTGGTTCTAATTCGCAAAATGGGTCCCAAGCCTCGACTGGAACATTGTTAATATAGAGTTTTATTCGTTTGCTAGATTTCTGATGGGCAAGGTATCGATGAAATACCATCGCTAAGTGATTCCGGACTTTTTCGATTTCTTTAACCCAAAACGACTCAGCCATACTAGGCTCGACAAACAATTCATCAGATACAACTCGATCAAGTTTCTCCAGCAGTAACATCGTACCTTGCGACGGCTCTCTGTCTTCAAACTCTTCAATCCGAGCGCATGAATCAGCATGAGCGTCTTTTAGCAGACGCCAACCGGTTACTGATGGCTCAGACAAATAGTCAAGATCCCAGCGTCTAGTTGCAAATTTACTATCTATTGTTTTTGTAAGAACGGTAAGTCTTCTGGCTTGAGAGAAAGAGGCAGTCTTCATTCCTAGACCAAACCTACCCAAATCATGTTCTTCTCTTTCTTCTGACGGGTTTCTAGATCCAAGTCGCATGGCTGCCACCAATTCACCCTCAGACATGCCTAAGCCATCATCTACAACTGTTATCGCTGAATCAGACCCACTCCAATCAAACCCTATCCAAACAGATTGGGCTCGTGCAGCAATGCTATTGTCAATCAAATCAGCAATTGCAGTAGCCAGCGTGTAACCCTGCGCTCGCAATGCTTCGATCATGGTTGCCGCATCTGGAGCAACCTCATCATACTCATTATTAATCAAGGCGTTATATACTATCTAAAGTGTTGTCATGTGATTACATTATCGGCAGCATCCAGATTAAAACTTAACTCAACTTATCTGATACGTAAACAATAATCAGTGGGAGACTAGATTCTTCACTCGGCAAGTATTGTTCACAGCAGCCGATTGACAGTTGTTCACAATTGAAATTTCTAGCTTATCGGAGTTTTGACATGAAAAAGTGCCATTCATGAGACAACGAATGTTTGCTCATTTACGATATTCAAGCTCTTATGTGCGCGTCAGGGCATCTACAGGCATGGAGCCAATGGCATATTCCAAGGCATCAGATTCTCGTAGTCTTATTCGGCAGCACTAGGCAGCCGCTCTAATAACCAGCTAAAATATTAGTAAGGGTAAGTTCAGATCATTCGCGAAATGCAGCTTTAATAGTTTGTTGCAGGACAAGCTTATTTTTAGTTTCACACTCCCAGATCGTGACAATACGCCAACCTAACTTGTGTAACCGAACGGAGTTCTTTCGATCACGCTCTTGATTCGAACGTCGTTTTGTTTGCCAAAATTCGGTGTTGGTTTTTGGAACCACCCGGCCGTATTTACAATCATGCAAATGCCAGTAGCAACCGTGCACAAAAATCACCGTCTTGTGTCGTGGAAATACGAGATCTGGTTTGCCGGGCAAATCTTTTCGATGCAACCGGAAGCGAAGTCCTAAAGCATGACAAACTGAACGAACTATCAATTCCGGTTTTGTGTCACGAGATCGAATACGCGACATATTGTAAGAACGTGTCTCTTTGCTGTGAACGTCCAACTACTTGTCTGCGACTACCCTGCCTTTGAGCATACATCCAGTCTGTGATTGTCTGACTGCGTTAACCATGCTTTGCAAGATCTGCGCACCTACAGCCTCCACTACTGGCGGGACCACTGCGTTACCAAACTGGCGGTATGCTTGAGTATCCGATACCACCTGCGGAAAACCTTCAGTATGACCAAATAGTTCAGCATATCGATCTTGAAATCCCATTAGTTGTCTGGCTTCGGAAGGTGTGAGACGTCTGGGGTTTTTCCAGCCCCTCTGTCGAATTAGAATTTCAGATCCGTCTTTGTGATAACGAGCACTTAGCGTACGTGCGACGTCAGATTTACCGAAAAGACTGTAGCCAAATCCGTTACCCTTAGCTCGGTGCTTCTCCGCGTAATCCTGCAAATATTTCCACAATTTGTCCGATAGCATGTATTTCTTCTCCGGCGCTTTCTCTCCCAGAATACTGCCCAGCTTGGGGTGAGAATCAACCTCGAGCTCAGGAAATTCAAAACCTACATCCTGATGCTCCCCGAATACAGCGCGATCAAAGCAGACAATAAAAACACGCTCGCGGTGCTGCGGAACCCAATGCCGTGCATCAATGACCTTGTCGAACACAATATAACGCGCTGCCTCCAATTGGTCTCGTATGACATTCCAGGTATTTCCCTTATCATGTGATCGAAGATTTTTTACATTCTCAAGAAATAGCACTGGGGGACGCTTTAATTTAACGATATTCATAATCGCAAAAAACAGATTGCCTTGTGCTTCATCATCAAAGCCGTGTTTTCTACCCATAGAATTTTTCTTCGAAACTCCTGCAAGCGAAAAAGGCTGACATGGAAAACCCGCGCAAAGTACATCATGATCAGGGATCTTTTTCGGATCTAATTGTCGTATGTCTTCATTATAAACATCGTTATCTCCATACCACTCTCGATAGGTGGCCGCTGCATACTTATCCCATTCACTGGTGAAAACACATTCTCCGCCCAGCGCAGTCATAGCACTACGAAACCCGCCAATGCCGGCAAAAAGATCAATGAATTTAAACGGCAGGCTACCGTGAATTACGGGGGGACGATAAACTGGCTCATCAAACAGTGACGGCTGGAGTGTCTTCTCGCGAGCCTGCCTCAGAATTGACTTCAAAAATAAGTTCTGTGTGCCACCAGTCGGCTGAGATTCCTTTAGCCACTTCAAGTCGTCCTTATCCAAGTCTCGTATGAGAAGATCGCTCGGCATTGAGAACCCCTGGGAAGATTTGATATCGCGAAATGATATCAGAATTTCCCAGTTTGAATATCACAGCTTGATACATTCTATTATGATTTTCAGAGCTAGAAATATAATGCTGAACAACCTGAAATTAAACATTTTCCAAGCTGGAAGAAAAGCGAAATACAGCTACTCACCTCGGGCTATTTCTTTACAAAGGCAATAAAATCCGAAACATCCATTAACCACGATTGTTGTACGGGTTGAAAAGTATCGTGTATCGGCTTTGGCACTACTAATTGCAATTCATGTGCTCTCATTTCATCAGTCTGATTGGTGCTAATTGCGGGCTCTAACGTAAGAAGATGTTTTTTCGTAATTCGCTGCGCTTCGGTTAGAACTTGCCGCCAGCGGTCTTTACAGGTCGTCTTAGCACCCAGCATTGAAAGCATATTATTTGGAAACTCTGAATTCCGATATTCTAGAATCCCTGGAAACAAAAAATCAGGCTTGCTACGATTCTCCGTCAACTCGCCTCTCACATACTTCACAGAGTGCGCATCCAGTATTGCTGCTATATGGTGCTCAAACGCGTGTCCAGCTCGGGATTTTCTGCGATTCTGCACACTTAATGAATACTGGATAAAGCCATCAACATCTGTCTCACCGTATGCTAGGAAACCTTCTTCGATACGATTAGCGACTAGTTGACGTTCCATGCGCTTGAACAGTTTCTCTTCTTGCACCAGCCATGCGATGAGAGCACCATCGGGATCGTCAACTGGTGAAACATCATTGACAGTACTGCGAGTAAATTCAGAAAAAACCGCAGTATTCGGTATCTTGCCTTCGAAGTGAGCAACGAGATGGTCAAGCCGGTCGGCTTCAGGTTCCTCAATATCAACACCCAATACATCAAAAATAAATCTCGCAGAAAAATCTATTTGCATCTCCTGCGGAATGCTACCTTCCTGAAAACCATCTGTAGCACTATGTTTTATGCTAAATAACCAGTGCATTTGCGCTTCAACTGAAGTTCCAGCCTCTGCGACTATCATCATTAGTGATTGATCAGGCCGCTGTGCAATGAAAAGCGTGTCTCCTTCTCGCGCCATCACTGAGACTTCAGTAGATGGAAAATAAAGGCGGAATTCGGTCCGTGTCGGATGGCTCATTCTGGCGTCATACCATGTCACTCGGCCGTCTGCAATTATCGCTTCACTTTGCTCGCCTACCCATATGAAACGAGTTGAGAATATCCTTGGATCTGCAGTATCGGTACCAAGCAATTCTTGCAACGGCTTGCTACCATTAAATTCGTGCTGATTTGAACGGTTTGGGTCAGTCTCAACAGCACTGAGGCGTTTAGCAACGACAGCTGAGAAATAGTTCGCCAGTAATCCCTGTTTCATGCAATAAACTTCTTTAAGTTGTTGCATCATTCTGATTATAGGATAGACACCAACCGACAATCAGCGCAGCTCTATTAAGTGTGATGCATGTTGTAGCTAGATAATTTTAGCGCCATCTCTTCAATCGGCATATATTATTACTTAGACTTCAACGATTCGTATCCAGTAGCGACAACTCACATGGCCACATAGAAATTTATAGGGAATCAGATCGGACCTAGCTCTGCCTTCAAATCGAATTTAGTGACAGTCAAACGTATTTATGCGAAATAGAAAGGTTGCGCAAGCAACTGCGCAACCTTTAATCAAAGGTCTTATTTGCTCTCAGACCGAGCTAGCCGCCTGGTCAAAATAGCGTTGTTCACAGAGCTATAGCAAGCACGCCAAGCCATTGCATTGCGACCTACATACTCAGGACGACTGTTTTCGCGCTCATGAATATCAGTTATGTTAAGAAACAGATCCTCAACACAATCATCTAGTAGCTCCTCGATTGGCTCTATCCAATTAAATGTTTTATTCGAACTGTCCCAATCAACATTAGCGCGAAATGCCCCTAACATCGGCATTACCCAACCGAGCGGAATTTTTCCATTCACAGTTTCGTCAATGAAAACGAGATGGCTATCTTTGTTTCGATCACTGCGAATTCTAGTATTCTTGCCAGAGCTATATTTTCCTATACCCTTTTGCTTGAGAACTTTCTTCTCTAACAGATCTCTTAAAGCCAAGATTTCAGGGGCTTTAGTAATCAATTTTCCAAATGAGTCGACAGATGGATCTTGCTTTTTTGCCTGCCTCGCAAATTCTCTGACAATGGCTTCTTTTCGCCCAAATATATCTGAAGGATGCTTCTTGTCACTGTATTTATCGCAGTCGAATACAGCCAAATACTGGAGAACGTCGCGAACATCAATAGCTCCCTTCTCATTCATCTTGTACGCAATAGATTTACTATACGACTGCTTAGAAAGCGCCTTTTTAAGCCCTTCGAAATGTTCTTTAAGGTTTTCTAGGCTTTTCAGGTCTACTTGCTGACTTGTGTTGAGGCCACCTGCTATCTCAGCAATCTGGTCCTTCTCAATTCCACAAAGAGCCTTAATAAAAACATGTGCCGACCAACCATCTGGTGGTGAATCTTGAGCATCCAATATTGCTTGCAATGTATGCCCGCCATCAATCACGCCATGATATTTCTTGTCGCTCATCTCAACAACTACAGTCTTGTTTTTATCGTCATACTTGATAGAGTCAGCAACAATCGTGATACCACGATTACGCTCATGGAACTTGTCCGATTCCTCGAGTAGAGTCGAAACCATATCCTTATAAACAGCAGTGGTTTTTTTTATTTCTCGAGGGTTTACGTCTCGCCAATTAATAAGCTCAGACGGAACTTTGGAAGCGTCAACATAGAAAATGCCAACTGATGTTGAACCGACAGGAGGTTTCATTGCCCGATATTGGGGCGCGGAAAAACGAAAAGTGTAAGTACTCATTATAATAAACTCCTTAACAGACAACTCACGGTGAGATTGCTGCAATAAATTGCACCGGAACTTCAATAGCTACGGGCGTATTAAAAAAACAGACAACACTACGTTGCTGCATCATTTGTCTAAGCAGAAATAGCCGGAATTCCGAACGATTTCTACCAGAACCGCTAGCCTACCACAGATTGATACAAAATTCCCACTATAGAAAAAATAGATAGATGGCACATTTTTGATCTATATCGATGTAGTTGTTCCATCGTCTGTGGGTACCATTAATTATCACGGTCTTGAATAACTATTTGACTAGTTCTCTGTGCGCGCTAAGCTTCACCGGCACATCTCTGGTCTCAATATCATCTAAACTACGATGGCTCAGTTCAATTTTGATCGGTATCCGGTTTATTGATTCCAAGATTTTGGCAACCAATTGGCACTGTTGATGAGTATCTCATTTGCAATCAGTTGATCACGGTCGGTGGTCACCGTGTACTTTTGTAAAAAACGTCACTTCACTATCTGTTATAAATAATCAACGCGATAAAAGAACTTAAAGATGATTGTGATGGATTCAAGAAGTCCCGCCCACAGATAAACGCTCGCCGCACTCAGCGGTTGCCACAATGAAAGTAGGGAGTTACATCGAGGCGCAGTTTTTTGCTTCTTGCAATCATCATAGCCAAATCCTTTTAGCTGTGAGAGTAGTTATTTAAGATCTTTACTATCCCGAAGACGGTTCACCTGCGATTCATTTTGTGCGTGTTCTGTGTTTTGACGTTTTTTATCCCGTGTTTTTCTCAAAGCACCCTAAGATCACTAAACCGTTCACCCGTATGGTGATTGATAACAATATACCTACCCGCCGGTACTTCGCACGATAGTCCACCCTCACACAGCGATTCGAAAGTGTCGGCATCCTGCACCTGATACCAGCCTTTGTCAGGCCAACGAATGGTGTTGCCATCAACTAATACCCTGTCCACCACTGTCGATTCAACATTGATATCCGAGAAACGTTCGCCGGTAGTATGGTTAATGACAATGTAAGTACCGGGTGGTACTTCGCACCCCAATCCGCCCTCGCAAATTGATTCGAAGGTTGTCGCGTCCTGCACTTGGTACCAGCCATCATCCGGCCAACGAATTTCATTACCCTCAACAACAACAGAACCCGGACTATCTGCTACTACTTCAATGTCGGTAAAACGCTCTCCGGTAGTGTGGTTAACAACGATGTAATCACCAGGTGGCACCTCACAAGATTGGCCACCCTCGCATAGCGATATAAAAGTACTGGCATCTTGCACTTGATACCATCCGTTGTCGGGCCAGCTAATCAGGTTTCCATCAACCGATATACTGGAATCACCATCACCATCATCATCCGGGGGAGGCGTAGCACCACCGGGTGACCAAACCGCGTAGTAAGGTGAGCCCTGGTTTTTACCGGTGAAATGACCAACAACGTGGAGATCGCCATTAATATCGACTTCAAGATCGCGAACATTGTTGCCCAAGCCCTCACCCAGTGTCTCCCAGCTTTCTGTAGCAATGTTCCAGCGCGCAATGCGATTTATAAATCGACCAGAATCGGACAGGAAGTCGCGGAATTCTCCGCCCACATACACATTGCCTGCTAAATCCACGCTTAGTGCTTCGACGTAATCTCCACGCCCCCCACCCATGGGCGCCCATGTACCAGTGCCGACGTTCCAACGAGCAATATTGCGGATAGGTTGCGGATAGTCCGGGCCAATCAATGTGAAACTGCCGCCCACGGTGGTGTTGCCAGCTGCATCCACCACTATCGCATCAACGGTTCCATCGCTGATCCCGGTGCCCAGCGCCTCCCAGCGTTCGCTGTTTATATTCCAACGTGCGACTCGATTGGCCTCGATACCACCAGCAGTGGTGAACGGCCCAGAAGCATAAACGTTACCCATGGCATCAGTAGCGAGCCCGCGAATATCGGCGTTCATGCCGGAACCCAAAGAATCCCAACGCTCCGACACCGTGTTCCACCGTCTCACGCCAAATATCTGTTGGCCGTCTGCATTTTGAAATCGTCCGGATGCATATAGCTGTCCGGTCAGATCTGTGGCGAGTATAAAGGTGCCAAATGTACCATCGACACTGGGTCCAAGCCTGTTCCAGCGGTTAGCGACACCATCCCAACGAAACACGTAACGAAGAGAACTATCTGACGTAGCACTCTGATCTAGGCTGACTACGTAAACGTTTCCTTCAATGTCCGTTTCTATTTCAAAAACAGATTCTTCAAAACCCTCACCCATGGCCTCCCAACGCTCAATGCCAGCATTCCACCTGGCGACACGTTGGGCGGAAACAGAACCTGCTGCTGTGAAACTGCCGCTGATATACACATTGCCTAAAGAATCCGTGGCGATCCCAAAAACCAAATTGTTAAGACCGGTGCCAATGGCTTCCCAAGCTTCAGTACTAATATTCCATCGAGCAAATTGAAAGCCAGCAGGACTGCGGTCCCCAGCAGCCAGAAAATTTCCACCGGCATAGATGTTACCGTCTACATCTGCAACAAGCGTCGACGGAGTCAAACTAAGACCCGGCCCCACCTGCTCCCAGCGTGCTGCATTCTGATTCCATTTTGCTAATCCGCTAATCCGAGTAGGTGAAAAACCAGTAGCAGCGGCATAAACCTGCCCGTTCGCATCTGTAACCAGCGCCGGTACACCGCCAAAAAACGGTTCTCCCAGTGTTTCCCAAACCTCAGTACTAGCATCCCAACGCCTGACTGTTCCATCACTGGCACTATCACCGGTATAGACATTTCCAGCAGCATCAATCGCCAGTGCTATTATTCCTCTTTGGAACGACGACCCGATTGTCTCCCAGGTTTGGCTATCGATATTCCATCGCGCAACCCCTGCGATGTCCCCGGCCGCATAGAGATTGCCTTCGTTATCTATTGTCAGTGCCAGAATACGCTGGCTCAAACCGTCACCAAGTGGCTCCCACCGCTCGCTTTCATCATCCCAACGCGCCACGCGATTCAAACGCCGAAAATCACCTGCAAACGAGAAAATACCGGCTGCATAAACATTTCCGTTGATATCACTTGCCATTGCATAGACCTGTGCATCAAACCCAGAGCCTAAGGCTTCCCAACTTTCGGTATTGATGTTCCACCTGGCAACATAGTTGACTTCCAGTTCCCCCGCTCGCGTGAAGTTACCACCGGCATACAAATGACCAGCCGCGTCTGTCGTTAAAGCTTTAACGTCCAGATTGACACCGCTACCCAATGGTTCCCAACGTTGTTGTGCCTCGTTCCAGCGAGCGACACGGGCAACGGGAATTCCCGCGGCACGGGTGAACCAACCGCCAGCATAGAGAGTGCCATTCGCATCGATTGTTGCAGCTTGGACGCTCCCGCCGGTAAGACCGGTATGCTCGCGCGGCAACTGCCATTCACCATCAGCATCTTGCGCATACGCTGGTAGCAAAAGTAGTAACAGCGCTACTGCGACCAGCTTTGTAAACAGGATTTTCATAAGGATGCCTGAGGTGCTTATCTATTTTGGTAACAACCAAGTCTACAGTGCGACCAATGTTGGTTCTCGGTAAAACTCCCATAAACGAATGCACTAACGCGTATTGTTGCCTTTTGTCACGATCATAAGTGCGCGTGAGTAAGCAATCAGTCGTGCTAACTCATTTGATTTCCAAGGTAAATCATAAAGAAAACCTTTTTCAGTTGGGTTTATCGACTTTCAAGATCGCTCACCTTTGCGATAAGGCTGCAGCAGAGCCTTTGGATACTGCGCCTTTCTGGCCACAATAACCATCGCGAAGATACTGAGGATGTAAGGCAACATGAGAAAAAACTGATACGGGATGAACGCGCCAACCTGTTGCTGCATCCTCACCTGCATGGCATCAAGACCGGCAAATAGCAATGCACCAAGTAGTGCCTTACCTGGCCGCCATGAAGCAAAGATAACCAACGCAACGCATATCCAGCCTCGACCGTTAATCATCCCAAAATAAAATGCATCGAAAGCGGAGATTGTCAGATAAGCTCCACCTACCGCCATGAGTGCGCTGCCAAGCATAACTGCCACAGTACGTAAACGAAACACATCAATACCCTGAGATTCCAGCGCCATGGGGTTCTCCCCGGCAACGCGTAAGGCAAGCCCCCAAGGAGTTTTGTACAACAGATACATCACAACCAGGACAGTGACAAACGCACAATATGTTAACGGTGTGTGTTTGAAAAACGCCTCTCCTAAAAACGGTAAGTTGGAAAGCCCATCAATATTAATTGGTTTAAACGGATCTATCTTCGGCGGTGTTGTGCTTTCAGGCAACAACATCTTGATAGTGAAATAACTCAGACTCGATGCCAGCAGTGTTATGCCAATACCAGTAACGTGCTGCGATAACCCGAGATAAACCGTAAACCCTGCGTGGAGTAGTCCAAAGGTTGCACCGACCAGTGCCGCAAATACAACAGCACCCCATAAGCTGCCGCCATTGAACACCCACACCCAACCACTCATTGCACCGGCCGTCATGATGCCTTCGATGCCCAAGTTCAGCACACCCGCTCGCTCGCAAATAAGCTCGCCAAGAGTGGCAAAAATCAGAGGACACGCAATGCGAATGGTTGCAGCCCAGAAACTGGCGGATAGAATAATGTCAAACAGATCCATGTCAGAGGTTACCTATTTCAACCAGACACGATAGCGAGCAAACATAAGCCCCACCAACACTGATAACACCGACGTGGCCACCACGATATCAGCAATGTAACTGGGTATACCCGCTTGTCGGCTCATTGAATCTGCGCCGATATAAATACTGGCCAGAAATACAGCCGACACGATAACGCCAATCGGATGCAGGTTTGCGAGCATGGCAACAGCGATGCCGGTGTACCCAAACCCCGGAGACAGATCGAGTGTGAGATAACCTTTCAATCCCGCTACTTCGCTCACCCCGGCCATTCCAGCAAGTCCGCCACTAAGCAGTGCCACGTGAAGAATGGTTGTATTGGCACTAACTCCCGCATGCTGAGCAGCAGATGCATTGATACCAAACGCACGTGTTTCAAACCCCCATCTGGAATAACGTAACAGCCACCAGATAAGCACCGAGGCGGCAAGCGCGAAAAGTAAACCGCTGTGCACTCGAGACCTTGGGATAAGGGGCTCCAGAACACCGGCATCTATAATTGATGCGCTTTGAGGCCAGCCCAGCGACATCGGATCTTTCATCGGGCCTTCGAGAAAATAACTAACAACCAATAACACAACAAAATTCAAAAGCAGCGTGGTGACAACTTCATCAACATTTAACCGCGATTTAAGAAAAACAGGAAACAGTAACAAAGCGGCACCTGCTAAAGCTCCGGTAGAAAACAATACGCTGACCATTAATAGCGGCGGCAACTCTAACAGACCTGTTCCAAGCCATACGGCACACAAAGCACCACAATACAATTGGCCTTCTGCACCGATATTCCAGAATCGGGCTTTAAAGGCAACAGCAGCTGCCAAACCGGTGAACATCAGCGGTGTAGCGCGGGCCAGCGTTTCAGTTAACGCAAACGATGAACCGTAGCCGCCTTTGAACATCAGAAACAAGGACGAGAAAACGGGTTCACCTGCCCAAGCGATAAGTACACTTGCGAATAATAATGAAAACAATACAGCGCCAACCGGCGCACCAATGGTCAGCCACCAGGGTGTTTGTTCTCGGAGTTCAAATCGCATTTGAATTGTCGACTTGTGGCGCGGTGTTGGATGCGAGCGATGGTGGTGATTGCGCAGACTCGTCACCCGTCATGAGTTTACCCAATTGCCTGACAGTCAAATCAGAGGCATCCATAGGATCGCTCAACTGTCCATCGTTGACAACAACAATGGTATCCGATAGCTGTAACAGCTCCTCCAGATCTTCCGTTATCAGCAAAACCCCTGCTCCATTGTCACGAGCTTGTAGCAACTGGCTGTGTACAAATGCGATGGCACCTTCGTCCAGACCACGAGCCGGCTGACTGGCCAAAACAAACCTCGGCTTTCCAGACAAATTTCTGGCGAGAATCAGTTTTTGCATGTTGCCACCAGAAAGCAGACTGACCGGAATATCACTGCTGGCGCATCGGATATCGAAGGTACTGATAAGATCCCGGGCACGTTGTCGCACAGCTCCTGAATTAATGACACTGCCTGCTCGCCAGCATGGCGGTTCGCCCAGATCTTCAAGCAAAAAATTCTCAGCTATGCTCATCTCTCCTATCACGCCCAGCTCATGGCGGTCCTCGGGAATACGCGCGACACCGTATTTTTGTATCTTCCTGGGCGTCACCGACTTTAGACTGCTGCCAAGAAAACTGAATTCACCAGCATCATGTTTCAACGTTCCACTGAGTAAGCCGGCCAGCTCTTTTTGACCATTACCAGAAACACCAGCCACTCCCACTATTTGTTTTTCGCGTACTACAAGGTTGATTTGACGGAGAGCGGCTTTGGATTTGTTTGAACCTACAACGGTGACATCGTTGAGAGATAACACAACCTGGCCGTGCTGTACTGTCTCTACTACCGGACGATCTATTTGGTGACCGACAATCATGGTGGCCAGTTCATCACGATCTACGGATTGTGTCTTCACTTCACCAGCGACCTTTCCATGTCTTAAAACAACAATACGATCGCTGATGTTCAGAATTTCATTTAATTTGTGCGAAATGATGATGATCGATAACCCGTTTTCAACCATTAAACGCAAACGTTGAAACAGGCTATCGACTTCATCCGGTGTTAATACAGCAGTCGGTTCATCAAGAATCAGAATATCAACATCACGATACAAGGCTTTCAGAATTTCAACGCGTTGGCGTTCGCCTATAGATAAAGAAGAAACAGGCACATCTAGATCGACAGCCAACTGCAACCGATCAACAAGACCATTCAGTTTTTCTCTTGCTGAGCTGCGGTTCGACCAGGCAGACCAGAGCGACTCTGTGCCGAGCACAATATTCTCCAGCACACTCATGTTGTCCGCCAGCGTGAAGTGCTGATGAACCATACCGATTCCTGATTTTAGTGCAGCGTCGGTGGAATGTGCCTGCAACGGTTTACCGCGAACTTTGATAACACCGGCATCGGCGGTGTAGTGACCAAACAGGATATTCATCAGCGTGGTTTTACCCGCACCATTCTCACCGAGCAGCGCCAGTATTTCACCTTGGTGGAGTTCAAGGCTGATATCGTCGTTGGCTAGCAGGGAGCCAAACTGCTTCGTGACGTGCTCAATTTGCAGTATGGACATAGAGAAAGTACGAAGCCGGTTTTAAAACAGAAACGGGCTACAGAATCTGGCTGTTGTTCAGATTCTGTAGCCCGTTAGTATCAATCAGGGCAGACAATCACATGATTGATTGAGATGAGATTTAGAACGTGCTCTTGGGTTCATCGTCGATTATTTCGACTTCAAACTTTCCGCCAAGAATATCCGCTGACAAATCGGCGACTTGTTGCTTTATATCTGCATCAATTTTATCTTCAAACTCATAGTAAGGCGCAAGCGTAGCGCCGCCTTTGGCCATCATTGTCCACTCTTTGTAATTCTCAGCCTTAAATGTACCGGCTTTAACTTGTTCAATTGCATAGTTGATTGCATTTTCCATGTGCCATAGCGCGGAGGTGACAACCACATCGGTACCATTTTCTTCTTTGTTCATATCATTCACGTTTCCAAAGGCAAGAATGCCTTTTTCGCGCGCGGCATCAACCACCCCTGCGCGTTCGGCATACATGATGTCGGCCCCGGCTTCAATTTGCGCAAATGCAGCTTCTTTTGCTTTTGGTGGATCGTACCAGGAGCCAATGAACGTGACTTTGAATTCAACAGCATCATTAACTGATTTAGCGCCAGCCATAAAAGCATGGAACAATCGATTCACTTCGCCGATGGGATAGCCACCAACCATGCCAATCTTATTTGTTTTGGTCATGCTGCCAGCAATCATTCCCATGAGGTAGCAGGGCTCATGTATGTAGTTGTCGAAAACAGCAAAGTTATCACCGTGTGGTTCGAACGGGTCGCCCATAAGAAAAGAAACTTCGGGGTAATCATCAGCAACCTTTCGCGCTTCTTTACTGATGCCGAACGCTTCACCCACAATGAGTTTTACGCCACTTTCAGCGTATTCCCGAAGCACACGAACATAATCAGTATTGGATACTTTTTCTGAATAAGTGTATTCGATATCACCTGCTTTTTGAGCGGCCTCCAACGCAAGATGAAGACGGGCGTCCCACTTTTGTTGAATGGGCTGGGTGTAAATTCCGGCGACTTTTATGGTCTCGGCGTGCACCAGGGTGCAGCATAGCGCTCCCGCAAGTAGCACAAATCCCAGGGTGACGTATTTGATGAGCCGGTGTACGGTCTGTATTGGGCGCATGGAAGCTCCTCTGCTTAGAATAGGTTGACGGTATCGATAGAACTTATTTCAATATAGCAAACTCGTTTAATGAGAAGCAATGCTATTTCCGCATATTGAAAAACCATTCTTTATGGCAGTACTCACAAATTCCACACAAAAAAAGCCACCTCCGAGGAGATGGCTTCTTCTTTACTAATCAAACCCGGCGAGCCTGTGCCCAGCATGGGTACCTGTGCCCAGCATAAATAGGTCATCTACACAAACGCCACGCAAAAAAAAGAAAGTGACAAATAATCGTTGATTTTTTAACCAAAGAGGGGCATTGTTTTTATGCTGAGGTATCAAAGCATTCTTGATAAACCACGTACATTGTTGTACGCCAACCAAGGAAAAGTCATGAAACTCAAACTGAATAAAACCTTGCACAGCACGGTGCCGGCGATCGCACTCTCGCTTGCAATGGTCACCGGTCCTGCCGCTGCCGATAGCAGCGAACCAATTAAAATCCCCTTAAAGAACTGGTCTAGCCAGCTTGTCATGGCACATGTCATTGGCGGTATGTTTGAAAGCATGGGAAACACCGTTGAGTACGTGCCTGTGGACAACCAAGCCAGCTTTGAGGCCGTACGTAATGGCGATCTCACGCTGGTACACGAAGTCTGGCAATCAACAATGCAAAATGCCTATTACAACGCAATGGAAAAAGGTGGTCTCATTGATGCTGGCACCCATGAAGCAGCTACCTTAGAAGAAATGGGTGTGCCCAACTGGGTCATTGAAAAAAACCTGTGCCCTGGACTGCCAAAATGGGAAGCACTGAAAGATTGCTTCGAAGCATTTGCAACGCCTGATTCTGATGGTAAAGGACGTTGGTTAGAAGGCCCCCAGAACTGGCATGGTGATGTTATGCCAAACCGACTTAAGGGCTTGGGGCTGGATGACAACTGGATGGTTAAGTTTGCTGGTGGAGCCGATGCACTATGGACTGAACTTAAAGCGGCTGAAAAAGAAGGTAGAGGTACAGTCATATTTAACTGGTCGCCTAATTTCACAGATGCGTCAGGCTTTACGTTTATCGAATTTCCACCATACTACGACGGCTGCAGAATCGCGGACGGCGGTACGCTGGAAACGACAGGATGCGGCTCACCTCCGGGCTGGTTGAAAAAGGGCGCTAACTACAAATTTCCGAAATCCCATTCAAAAGCCTACGCTGCTTTTTCAAAGCTCTCATTTACAACACCACAAATTGGTTCAATGGCCGCGCTAGTTGATGTTGACGGGTTGTCACATGAGGACGCAGCCGAGAAATGGCTGGCTGATAACGAAGACGTGTGGAAACCCTGGACGGAATCTGTTCTGGGTGAAGGCAACTAGTCACTGACACCAAAGTACCCCATAGCGTTCCCGGTGGGGTACTTTGTCGTTACGTTATCCGCTGTTCAGTCAACTCTTCACCCGCGTCATATCGGCATCGTACAACGGCTTCAAATGCACCTCACAATCAACCATTTGCGTTGCTACTTCGAGTTGATAGCTTCCCTGCATAATATACTTGTCAGTGACTCCGGCCTGGTCTCTGATGTAACCAAGGCCAATAGCCTTTTTAATGTAATGCCCATAGCCGCCACTACTCAACCACCCCACTCTTTCTCCGTTTCTAAAAATCGTTTCTCGCCCTAGCAATACCACACTGGGGTCGTCAATGGTAAAAGTGGCCAGCCGTTTTTTAACGCCATCGCGTAACTGACCGGCAATGGCATCAGCACCCTTGAACGGTGTGTTCGATCGATTCAGCTTTACCGCCCAGCCTAATCCTGCTTCAATAGGTGTATGGTCCGGACCAATATCCGCACCCCAGGCACGATAAGCTTTTTCCAATCGACAGGTTTCAATGGTTCGATAACCTGCATTACGAAGTCCGAGTGGCCCGCCTGCCAACATCAACGCATCGTAAATCGATTGTGCATACTCAGCAGGCACATGCAGCTCCCAACCCAGCTCACCGACATAAGTTATGCGCAGTGCATTGACCGGACACCCTGCTATGCCCAGTGTACGAACTTGCCCAAACGGAAAATGTTTGTTCGACACATCGTCGTTTGTCAGCTTTGATAAAATGTCACGCGATGCGGGTCCCATTAACGAAAGCACGCAGGTGCCAGAAGTCACATCAAACAACTGTGCGTTCAGTCCTTTGGGAATATTACTTTCAATCCAATGAAAATCGCGCGTGGCAAATCCGGTGCCGGTCACAATATAAAATTCATTCGTAGCCGTTCGAGCCACTGATACATCACACTGAATGCCGCCGTTGTCATCGAGCATTTGTGTGTAGACCAGGCTGCCAACAGGTTTATCGATTTCGTTCGCTGCAATCCAGCCGAGTGCCTCGCATGCATCCGGACCTTTGAGTATAAATTTGGCGAAGGATGTTTGATCTATCAGTACTGCAGCTTCTCGAACTGCGCGATGTTCTCGCTCCACAGCCGCATGCCAGTTGGGCGTCTCAAAACTGTATTCGTCCACAGGTGCTTCTCCAAGACTTTCATCGGCAAACCAGTTTGGACGCTCCCACCCCAGTTTTTCGCCAAAGCATGCACCCTGCTGCTTCAAGCTTGCATAAAGCGGCGAGCGACGACACGGTCGGCCCGATGCGTGCTCCTCGCCTGGCCAGGCCAGGGTGTAGTGTTTCGAATATGCCTCTAATGTTCGAGACCTGACCCAATCGGTATCCTGATGGGGCTTGCCAAAGCGACGTATATCCACGCTCCACAAGTCGTATGGTGGTTCTCCATTACGCACCCACTCGGCCAAGGCCATACCAGCACCGCCCCCTGATGCAATACCAAAGGCATTGAACCCGGCACCCACATAGAAATTAGCAAGCTCGGGGGCTTCACCTAAAATAAAATTTCCATCGGGTGTGAAACTTTCCGGTCCATTGGTCAGTTCCTTAACGCCTGCATCATTCAGCGCAGGTACGCGCCCCAGCGAGAGTTCCAGCATTGGGTGGAAATGATCAAAATCCGAGTCTAGTAATGTGTAATGAAAGTTATCAGGAATTCCGTTCACTGCCCACGGAACAGGATTGGGCTCATAACCACCCATCACCAATCCGCCAACCTCTTCTTTGTAATAAGTCAGACGATCAGGATCGCGCAAAGTCGGCAAGGACTCAGTAACACCTTCAATACGCTCGGTTAACATATATTGATGTTGTACTGATACGAGCGGCACGTTTACACCAAAGCGGGCTGCAAACTCACGCGTCCACTGGCCAGCGCAGACCACGATTTTTTCACATTCAATACGAACCGGTTCGGCATCAGGCTTATTTGGTTGTGCGAACACACCCTTTATCTCACCTTGGCGAAACTCGATATCACTGACAGACACATCTTCAACAATTAACGCACCAGCCATGCGCGCACCCTTGGCCAGGGCCTGGGTAATATCCGAAGGATTGGCCTGACCATCGGTGGGTAGATAAGCTGCACCGACAACATCATCTATGTTCATCAACGGCCAGAGTGTGAGCGCTTCTGAAGGGGTGAGTAGTTGCATATCCAGGCCGAACGAATGCGCGGTTGTCGCTTGTCGCTTAACTTCTGTCCAACGATCTGCATTGCAGGCCAAACGCAGTCCGCCGTTCATTTTCCAGCCGGTACCCAGTCCCGTTTCCGCCTCAATGGTGTTGTACAGTTCAACCGAATATCCCAATAGTTGCGTCACGTTGGCATTTGATCGTAACTGTCCGACTAATCCGGCAGCATGGAAGGTGCTACCCGAGGTCAGCTTGTTTTGTTCCAGCAGCAGCACTTCACAACCGGCTTTTGCTAAATGATAAGCAGTTGAGCAGCCAATGATGCCACCACCTATAACGATGATTCGGCTCGATGAAGGAAGCGCTTTAGCCATCATGTATACAACCTTTTAAAATCGGCATAACTGGATTCAAAATTCTGTAAATTACTTTTCGTGTATTGGGCGTAGTCAAAATCGACAGTGGCATACACTTCCGATATCATGCTCCATAAGCTCTCTCGCAATAGTGATGCGCATTTCATCGCCTGATAACGTCGCCACAGCTCATCTGTTACATCGGTTTCGTAATACGCATCGAGCAACCAGTACTCCTGTTTTTCACTGATCTCATTGTTTGATGCCAGGCCACCAAGATCAAACAGAGGCGTGTTAAAACCAGCGTACTCCCAGTCGATCAACCACAACCTGGTGCCATCATCAAGCAAATTAGCCGAAAGCAAATCGTTGTGACCGAACACAATCTCATGAGGTGATGCTGCAGCCTCCAGCACGTTTGCCGCATTCAGCAGCGCAGGTAGCTTGTGAAGATGTGCGCTATCAGCATCCTTTAACGACCCTGCGTAGTCGCGTACAACATGAAACACCCAGAACACCACCGATGCCCCGCGCAAATGTTTAGGCGCATCACGATGACAGGTATGGATTAATGGCACCAGTCTTTCAAGCATGGCGTCGTTGCGCACCAGCTCCGGTGTTAAGGCAGTTGATGGCACATAGTCCATAACCAGCGCGCCCGGCTCGTGATGACGAATTGCCGGTGATAAACCGGCAGCATGTGCCGCTTTTGACGCGGCTATCTCATTAAAGCGAAGAATATGATGGACCGGTATGTCATCACCGAGGCGTACAACGTATTGTCTGGCTGAACCACTGCCCTGTTCAGTCACCAGAAAATTGTGATTGGTAATACCACCTTCCAGCGGCACCAACTCTATGTCGGATTGCCAGCAAGAAAGTGCGCGGATGAATTTCTCATTATCCATAGCGATTCTCCGTCTATTAGCTCAAGGTGGCGGGCGCATAGCGTTCTTGCGCGCGGCGCGCACCGGAAACGATAATGCGATCAGCAATGATGGCGATAAAAGCAACGCTGAGTCCGGCAACAATGCCTCGTCCGGTGTCGGCTTTGGTCAGCGCAATGTACACCTCTTGTCCGAGGTCGCGCGTGCCTACCAATGCGGTGATGACCAACATCGATAAGGCCAGCATGATGGTTTGATTAATACCCATTAGAATTTCCGGGTAAGCCAGAGGCATGCGTATTCGTGTGAGCAGTTGCCGTGGTGTACAACCGCTGACCGTGCCAGCCTCTATTAATTGTGGGTCTATGCTGCGTATACCGTGGGCGGTGTAGCGAACCGCTGGTGCCAGCGCATATAACACCACGGCAATCAGGGCGGTAAAATCGCCCACTCTGAACAACATAACAACCGGAATAAGGTAGACAAAACTTGGCAGTGTTTGCAAGGTGTCGATGAAGACACCAATGATGCGCCCCGCAGTTTTATTCAACGCCGCCCAAATTCCCAGCGGTATACCGATAAGCGATGCAATAATGACGGCTGCACCACACAGATACACCGTTGTCATGGCTTTAACCCATAAGCCGTTGACCACAATAAATCCGGACAAAATAAACGTTAGCAAAGCCAAACGCCAGCCACCAAAATGCGCTGCTATTAGTGTAATTAGCGCCAAACCCCACGGCCACGGAATGCCCAGCAGAAAGCGTTTGATAGGCAACAGAAACCAGATAAGCACCGTATCTTTAAACACTTCAAGATCATCAAAATAATTGATGTTGATGAAGCTGACGGTCTCTTGCCAAAACGCTCCGGTAGTGAGTTGTGCAGTCTCCGGATAGGCTTGAAAAAACGGCAACACAAGGCCGAGTAAACTCAGCAACACTGCAATCACCAGCACCATCACAAGCCTTGGATATCGTCGCAACCAACTTTGTTCAACAGTCGAAACGGTTATTCCACGCTCACTGCTTTGCCTGTCCACTATTGCCTGACTCAGACGATCGAGAGCAACCGCCAATACGACGATAGCAATACCTGCTTCAAAACCACCACCAATATCGAGTTTACGTAACGAGGTTAATACGTCATACCCCAGCCCACCAGCACCGATCATGGAGGCAATAATGACCATGTTAAGCGAAAGCATAATGACTTGATTTACACCCACCATCAGTCCCGGTCTTGCGACTGGAATCAGCACTCGCCACAATAACTGCCGATCGGTACAACCAGCCATGACACCAAGATCACGCACCTCATCATTGACACCACGCAGAGCCAGCGCAGTCATGCGAACCATCGGTGGCATGGCGTAGATGACGGTTGCAATTAAAGCGGAAACAGGACCAAAACCAAACATAAAGAGGATCGGCACCAGATAAGCAAACACTGGAATGGTTTGCATAAGATCCAATACGGGTGTCATCACTCTATCAACCCATGCATGCCGGAAAATTGAAATACCTATCAATAACCCCAGGGCGACACTCAGTGGTACCGCAATAACAATCGATGCAAGCGTGACCATTGAACTGTTCCATTGCCCAAACACGGCCAGATACAAAAATGCAGCACCACACAAGCTGGCAAGCCACCAATTCTTCGCATAGTGACCCATTGCAATAACAGCCAACACCACCGCAATCCAGCTTATCGGAGGTATTAATTGGACCGCATCACTACCCACACCACTTAACAAGCCGGTAGAGAACAAAGACAAGGCAAGGTTATAGGGTTGTTCAATTAACCACGATATACCCCGGGTAAACTCAGTGAAGCTAAAGAGTCCAAAATGCGCCTCTTCAACCAGCCACTGCATGAACGCAGAAATATGATCTTTAACCGGAAACTTCCACGCACTGGGGTACTTGACCAGCCAGCGACTATCGAGTGATTTCGCTATGGCTTTTGCGTTACTCGACAAATAAAACGTAACCACGGCAATCAGTAGCCAGCACAAACGGTAGCCGTAGCGTCGAAAAAATAATGTCGGCTGAGCACTGCTTTTTATGGCGACATTCACGGCGGGCATTGGGGTTAGTGTTGAGTGCGCGAACTGGAAACAAGAAAGTCGACAATAGCCGTGCGATCAATGCTACCGACCTTGACACCTTTATCATCCACCACACTCACAGGCTTTTCTGCATCAAACACCCGTGCCGATATGTCCGCTATTTTGTCCACACTGCGAACCGGTGTGGTTTCAACAGACTCACTGGCGAACGGCGCCGGGCCATTGGCCTGCATAATCGTACCTACTGAAATAACCTTGTCGCGAGGGACGTATCGCGTGAATTCGGCAACGTAATCAGTGGCAGGGTTCAGTACTAATTCTTCCGGGCTTGCAATCTGAATAATGGCACCCTCTTTCATGATGGCGATTCGATCAGCCAAACGAATGGCTTCATCAAAATCGTGCGTAATAAAAACGATGGACTTTTTAAGTTTGGCTTGCAGGCGAAGAAATTCATCTTGCATTTCGCGACGAATCAACGGGTCTAATGCAGAGAACGGTTCATCCAAAAACCAGATCTCGGGCTCCACTACCAGAGAGCGGGCTATGCCGACACGTTGTTGCTGTCCACCGGATAGTTCATGCGGTAAATTGTCTTCACGGCCTGCCAATCCAACAAGCTCGATGGTTTCGCGCGCGCGCATTTCACGTTGCTGCTTGTTTTGTCCCTGAATATCCAGCGGAAAGGCTATGTTCTCCAATACGCTTAAATGTGGCAAGAGCGCAAAATGCTGAAACACCATGCCCATTTTATGTCGACGGATGTTTATCATCTGCGTCTTGGATGCTGCGAGTAAATCCCTGCCCTCAAAGATAAGCTCGCCTTGTGTTGGCTCAATTAAGCGCGACATGCAGCGTACCAGTGTGGACTTACCGGAACCGGACAAGCCCATAATGACGAAAATCTCGCCACTATGGACTTCCAGGTTCGCCGCCCTGACCGCAGGTACCAACTCTGCCTTCAATACGTCCGCCAATTCAGGATTAGCGTTGCGTTTTAGCAGCTGCTTCGCACCAGGCCCATACAACTTCCACACATCCCGACAAACAAGCTTTGCATCAGACATAACAATCGGAAGATGTTGGTTAACAATAAAAAGGTAGGTTGAGTTTTAAGCTACTCACTCACCCCAGGTAGACCAGCGAGCCTCGTTGTCCTTCATCCAGGCGGCAACCACGCCTTCAAGCGTTTTATCGTCAAGATCAACAGCCGCTACCATTGCACCCATCTCATCGTTGTCTATCTTGAATCCGTCAATGAGCTTGTGCGCACCTGGCCATTTGTCTTTAACACCACTCCACGCCACCTTCCAGATGGGGCCGCGAGGTTTGCCACAATCGTACAGCGCAGAGCTATTGATGCCCGCCGATGGGTCGTTGTAACACTCTTTGGAATACGGTGGAAACTCAACAAACTCACCCTCGTATTTGCTTGGTGCCCAGTGCGGTGAATACACCCACAGGACGATCGGCGCTTGACGTTGATAGGCAGATTCGAGTTCTGCAAACAGCGCCGCATCGGTACCAGCATGCACCACTTCGAAATCCATCTCCAATGCTTCGACACGTTCATCGTCAAAACCACCCCAGGTTACCGGGCCGCCCAGATAGCGCCCGTTGGGTGCTGTTTCTGTTGTGGCGAATTCTTCAGCACAATCGTTGAGTGCCTGCCAATCCGGTAAACCGGGGCATCTCTCTTTCATATACAGTGGGTACCACCAATCTTCGATGGCCTGCATGCCAGTTTCACCGACGTTCTCAACTTTACCCGTGGCAGTGGCCTCATCCATAGCGTCACGTCCAGTGGTTTCCCACATTTCCATCGCCACATGCAAGTCACCGGTTTTAAGTCCGGCAAACTGGGCAATGTAATCGGCTTGCACCAATTCGACGTTATACCCAGCCTTTTTCAATACCTCGGCCATAATGTTTGTGGTGATTAACTGACCCGTCCAGTCGTGTAGCGTGAGTTTTATTGGATCTTTGGATTCAACTTCGGCCTGTGCAGGTGTGATGCACAAGGCGATGGCTGCAGCGATAAATATGGCGCAGCTAAATTGCTTCTTCATTTCGTGCTCCCTTTATATTCTTCTTTCGCGTCGCTCAAAGCGACCTGTAGACAGCGTGTCAGAACAAACAAGCTCAGTAGAGCTTGCCATCATCATTTCCCAACCAATCCTGATTGTCAATTCAAATCAACACATACCAACAGTTATGTAGGTTTTTGTTGTTTTTTAGGTTCAACTGATAATATGATTCTGATCATCACCCCAAACAGTAAGACGCAGTGCATGACAGTCTTGACCGAACCCGCCACGGATGCTACCGATAGTCGGCGCAATTCCCATCGTGAACACGAAATCATGACCCAACTGCGTCTTTCTGGCGGATCCTGCAGAATTCGCTTTTTGGCAGATCGACTGCAAATCTCCGAACAGACTGTGCGTCGCAACGTACGCGGCCTGGAAAATAGTGGACTTATCAGGAAAGTGCACGGCGGCGTGCAACTGGTTGATGCACTGAGCGAAGCACCGTTTCATCAACGGATGAACGTTAATGAGTCGCAAAAGAAAGCCATAGCCGCAACCGTGGCCGACATGATTTCTGATGGCGATTCTTTGTTTCTCGATGTTGGCTCCACAACGGCTTATGTGGCCATGGCCTTAAAGAATCACAAAGATCTATTTATAGTGACCAACTCCGTTGGCGTAGCCCATACACTAGCCACTAGAAACAACAATCGTGTATTCATGGCGGCAGGCGAACTACGGCCGCACGATGGTGGCACGTTCGGAAAACGCGCGATCAATTTCATTGAACAATTCAACACGCACTACGCCGTATTGTCAGTGGGCGCAATCCATGCTGAGTCCGGTTTCATGCTGCACGATTTACAAGAGGCGACACTGTCGCGCGTGGCCATGGGCTGCGCACAAACCACGATCATCGCCGGTGACAGTAGCAAGTTCGGACATCGAGCCCCGATTCAGATGGCTCAATTCAGTGAAATCGATATTGTCGTAACCGACCAGCCTGTTGATAACAACATTGTGACGCTGATGAACGATAACGATGTGGATATAGTGATCGGGGCTGTGAATGCTTGACGATATCCCGGTGAGGATGGTTTTTAGCACTAATTAAACCCGGCGAGCCTGTGCCCAGCATGGGTAGACCTACTGAAAGTAGGTCATCTTACATATTTATGACGAAAAAAAAAGGCTGCCCTATTGGACAGCCTTTCCTTCTTATTAAACCCGGCGATGACCTACTTTCACATGGGGAGACCCCACACTATCATCGGCGCGGACTCGTTTCACTTCCGAGTTCGAGATGGGATCGGGTGGTACCGAGACGCTATGATCGCCGGAAACTGGGTGGATGTAGCAGCACACGATTCTCAACCTTACAGTTGAGGCGTTTTCGTTTCACTCTACACGTGTAGGGTGACGCCAATGCTCTACTTCCGAATCTGGAGTGTCAAATCGAACGCGAATCTTATCACTAAGAAACCGTCCTAATACTTCAATCGTTTCAATATGTCGATCAACATATAAACAAACAAGCTTCAGCTCATAAAGAGACTGCTTGGGTGTTATATGGTCAAGCCTCACGGGCAATTAGTACAAGTTAGCTTCACTCATTACTGAGCTTCCACACCTTGCCTATCAACCTTGTAGTCTTCAAGGGCCCTACAGGGGAATCAAGTTCCCAGTGAGAATTCATCTTAGGAGGGGCTTCACGCTTAGATGCTTTCAGCGTTTATCCTGTCCGTTCGTAGCTACCCGGCAATGCCACTGGCGTGACAACCGGAACACCAGGGGAACGTCCACTCCGGTCCTCTCGTACTAGGAGCAGCTTCCTTCAATTCTCAAACGCCCACGGCAGATAGGGACCGAACTGTCTCACGACGTTCTAAACCCAGCTCGCGTACCACTTTAAATGGCGAACAGCCATACCCTTGGGACCTGCTACAGCCCCAGGATGTGATGAGCCGACATCGAGGTGCCAAACTCCTCCGTCGATATGGACTCTTGGGAGGAATCAGCCTGTTATCCCCGGAGTACCTTTTATCCGTTGAGCGATGGCCCTTCCATACAGAACCACCGGATCACTAAGACCTGCTTTCGCACCTGCTCGACGTGTCTGTCTCGCAGTCAAGCACCCTTATGCCTTTGCACAAACCGCACGATTTCCGACCGTGCTTAGGGTACCATCGCGCTCCTCCGTTACTCTTTGGGAGGAGACCGCCCCAGTCAAACTACCCACCATACACTGTCCTCGATCCGGATAACGGACCTAAGTTAGAACTCCAAATATACCAGGGTGGTATTTCAAGGTTGGCTCCACGCAGACTAGCGTCCACGCTTCAAAGCCTCCCACCTATCCTACACAGATAGATTCAAAGTTCAGTGCAAAGCTGTAGTAAAGGTTCACGGGGTCTTTCCGTCTAGCCGCGGGTACACGGCATCTTAACCGCGAATTCAATTTCACTGAGTCTCGGGTGGAGACAGTGTGGCCATCGTTACGCCATTCGTGCAGGTCGGAACTTCATGTGATTCCCAATGTTTCCAAAGGGCATAGACTATACCTTCACCAATTCTGACTTCATGTTGAGTGCATGTCGTCAATACAGAAAAGGGCCGGCGTGTTATGGATTAGCCCACCATAAATAAATATGGACCGCACCATCTGAGGGTCTCACTCCTCAAGTCGTTACAGGGAAAACAAACATCTTTCGATGTCTGAAATCTTACCCACGGTATTGCCCTTCAAGCCTGCACAGCTTGGGAGGGTTTCACCGTTTTGAGCCGGTATACATGATTAATGTTGCCATTAATCGGGGCAATGTTACTTACCCGACAAGGAATTTCGCTACCTTAGGACCGTTCATAAGTGTTAACAACATAATGTTGCGAAACAAAACCTTAGTGAACGAGTTTTGTTTCCTGCATATCGCTATGCAGATCGGACTATATCATCTCAATTCAAACTGACGACATCCGGTAAATGTCTGAATTAAGCTTGGCGTGTAGTCTCTGAGGATTTTCCTGAATTAAACAAATGAAGTATATCTTCGTCGGAATACCTTCGTTTTCCAACACCTCCATCGTTCATTGAGCTACGAATTTTCAAAATCTCTTCAATACCCGACTTAGTTAAGTGCTTGCCATCACCAATAAGAACTGCAATTTCTTTGAATTTCAAATAGTCGCGTTTCTTTTTAGCTGACAAAAAACCAAATCGATTAAAGAAGGGAATAACATTTTCTGTAATCGCGTTGAAGTTGTTAACTTCAAAGTACCAAACTCCATCTTTTCTATCCCGAAGAGTTCCGCATTTCAAATGTTGCTTGAACAGAGCCAAAATGACTTTGTCCTTTTGCGAAACATTGAAACAAAGAGAGACTTTCCACGGCTGTGAATAGTCTTTTCGTTTTCGAAAAGAGAGATTAAAACTTCCTTCCCCATCGGTAAAACCTGCAAGGTAATAACCTATGTGATCGGGAATTGCTTTTACGTTTAATACACTCATATCAAGAACCTTTCCTGCTGATTGTCCGCACCGCATGGATTGTCACTGCTTCCATAATGTCTAAACAAGACATCTGAAGCGAGTACCAGCGGATACACCGGAGTTTCCAGCATATAGCCAAGTTTATTTGCGTAACTACGTTAGTCCATAGTTACGGCCGCCGTTTACCGGGGCTTCGATCAAGAGCTTCTCCGAAGATAACCCCATCAATTAACCTTCCGGCACCGGGCAGGCGTCACACCCTATACGTCCACTTGCGTGTTTGCAGAGTGCTATGTTTTTAGTAAACAGTCGCAGCCACCTGGTCACTGCGGCCCTCCTCAGCTTGTAAAGTAAATTATTCACTAAAGAGGGCGCACCTTCTCCCGAAGTTACGGTGCTATTTTGCCTAGTTCCTTCACCCGAGTTCTCTCAAGCGCCTTGGTATTCTCAACCTACCCACC